>JGI12316J15310_10000001_pt8:1027500-1052924 | contig 1052924 bp, 756 predicted proteins | sample MarCyaLeptolynsp_FD_15310 | JGI IMG/M metagenome (IMG submission 15310) | reverse complement strand
GTTCCGCCTTCTGGGTCGGTTGCCTGTACTACGAATTGGAGCGAGTCTAGCTCGTTAATCGATGAGCTATCAGCCGGGAAACTCAATGGATCCCATTCAGGAGCCTCATTTACTCCTGAGATCGTAAATTCCCACACATCGCTCCACTCGCTCGACCCATCTGTATTTGTAGCACGTACCCGCCAGTGAAAGGTGCTGTCTTCATTTGCAGCAATAAGATCCAACAACTCCGCCGTTGGAATTTCAAACTGGGAGTCGATGAGTACCTTCGTTTTAAAAGGGATAGGCTCTTGCCCCTCAACAGGCTCAGAGAAGAATACCTGTGCTTCATAGGAACCAATATCTGCCACATCACTCCAGTCCAAAATGACAGGTAGTTCAGATACAAGAATCGTATCCTGATCTGCTGGTGCAAGGAGGGTTGGCGTTTCAGGTGCAGGTATGGTAACAACCCCGGGATCTGCCAAAACAGGAAGTGTCCCTGAGATCAATATCAGCAAAGAGCTGATCCAAGATATAGAACGGAGACGGTCCATTTTCATGTTCACTTCAAAGATTAAAGGCTATTAGGGTATATCATCAGGTCTTGGCGGAGGAAGGAATGGCAGAGGCCCTCCACTTCCTGTTCGGGGGAAAATGTAGGCAGCAGCTACGCCAGCGGCGGCAGGGATTAACACACAAGGCCAACACACACTTCTGCGGCGCAGGGTCAGTACGGGTACGGAATTGTCCGGCATTGCACCTTCGGCACTGGCTAAATCCCACAGCATGGAGTACGTGCCTGGCCGAATGCCTTTACCCAGGCATGCATTTTCAGCCGTGCATTCCAGAATGCCCGGGCTAAGATCATAAAGAGGTTCACCCGTGTTTCTATCGTGCACTTCAAAATCAACAATGTACGATCGATTGCGGCCATCATTGTCCATCACACCTACATCAATAGGAAGAGCACCTTGTGAATCTCTATCACCCAATTCAACATCAATGTCTGCTGTTTTGGTGAGATTCCGGACTATAAATGGAGCCAGATCAAAATGCATTTCTGTAGTTTGATCTTCCATGATGGTTGCACTTCTCACTTCTGAAGGAATGTGCAGCATGCAATCTTGCTCGATAATCCCAGAGCTGCACTCATCATTACGTACAGCAACACCGAGGGGATCATCATCCCCCGTAACGTCGACTTCAGCATCCAGTGGGGTTGATCCAAAAGAACTGGTGTTCACTGATACAGCAGAAGGTGATGGTGTTGCGGTCACAGCGAGACGCCCTTTCTTCTTCCTCATTGCAATGGTAAGAGGATACAAGTCAGGGCTTGGTAGAAACACCGTTGTATCAACCGTTTGATAATAGGTCTTCTCAATGACCAATCGCACGCCCCTTGTTGCATGATCGTCAGTAATTGCCCCTAACGAATCGGGTTTTCCTTTGAGCTGATCAACATGAATCCTCAATGTACCATCATCAGCAAAGGTAGCCTCATCTAGATTTCCGTCACTGTCTTCGACTCGCACAGTCACATTTTCATTATCTGGCAACACGGTAAGATCAATATTCCCTTCCCTATGCTCCATGTCTAAAGTCAACTCTCTATGACTTAAAACATCTTCAGGACTCACAACAACATACTCTGAGTTGTACCAGGTATTCTCTAATGTTAAATAGTGATACTGCCAGGGCGCATTGATAAATTCTTTAAGCGGTGTAAATACGGCCTTATTCTCCCAGTCTCTTCCGTTTAGCTCTGTAACTTGAACGCCATCGGGATTCGTATCTACAGCAAATGAACCGCGCCCCGCATTTCGGGCCTTGATATAGGGATTCGGATTAATTTCTATATCCAGAGATACAAAATCGGTATCTATATAATTGTCTGGCGGAAACATCCAATGCTGGATAAGGGCTACTCTGTAAATCGAGGCTTCTTCATATGCGCCGGTCCCATTGTCACTCAAGGCATCACGGTGAGGATAAATCTGTACCAATTCGTACGTGATTTCAGGCGGTGCACTGGCACGGCCAATGAGCCGGACTAGAGCACTAATGTACCTACTGGATGAAGGGTAACTGGTACTGGTAGGGGCTCCGCTGATTAACTTAGACACATTGATGGTAGCCTCTTGAAGCAGAGTGGCCAGGGTAGGCATGGTGTTGGCGCCATTTGCCACACCAACAGCGTCTTCGTTGTAAGCATCTTCCAACCTCCGGATCAAATTCAAGACTGCTTCTCCCTGAGGCATTGATTCAATCTCATCAAGCGAACTTGCCCAATTCTCTTCTCTATCCTCATCATCCAAAACTTCAGCCATAACCACATTTCCATCAGTATCTAATGAAAGAGCAAGCTGAAGATTCTCTGCCGTGTCATGATCTAGATGCAAACCCCGCACCTGGTAAGCTATGCCATTCATAGAAGGCACTACAGGAATCACAAGAATCTTATAGACGGGATGCAGCGCCTGGGAAGCCTCCAGGATAGAAACATCTTCTGCACTGATTTCAATATTTCCAACAGCAGGAGAACCTCCATCTACTGAGCATAAAAAATCACGTACGGTTGTCCTTATAGTGTTTTGCAATTCGACCTCCCCTGGATTAACGGGGAATATCCGCACCGTAACTTGACAAGACTGGGCCTCTGCCTGCCTGGTCACCAATGGACCTGCAAGTAGCGCTACAAGAAGCACAAGGACGAGCCTAGATTTGTGGATTGCCTTCATGGGTGATTATTTGTGGGGTTAATCAAGGTCCTGAATAAGCAGATAGCGAACCGGCTTATTTAAGTAACGTCATCAGACGGTATTGCACTGACTCCGGAGTTTCTAATCGATACATATACAATCCGCTGGACAGATTGCCGGCTTCAAAAGTGATGTCATAAAACCCTTCGTTTAAGGTGTCATCAACAAGCCGCTTTACTTCTCTACCTGTCATATCATACACAACCAGGCTGACGGCCATCGTCTGATGCACCTCAAATTGGATGGTGGTTACCGGGTTAAATGGGTTGGGGAAGTTGGGTAATAATTGAGCGCTCTCCAGAGCTTGACCGCCAGGCTGCCCACCTGTGCACGAACCCGAACCAGTGATTGTAAAGGTCAATTGCCCTTGACCATAAGCGACATTTGAATCCGAGAATGGAGAACCCGTCAGGGTATAGGTTTCATTACAGACGCTATTCCACACAAAGTAGTCAGGCAACCCTGTATCGACATCATCAGATGCATTGTCACCAAATACAGAGTAGGGCCGGAAGCTCTCCGTTGGATTCACACCAGAAACGCCTACGTTGTCACTCCTTAGCATGATGAAGTCTACAAACCCTATCACGAGTGGATCGGCAAAATCTATGGGGTTTGCCCGGATATTCAAGTTGGTAGGAAAACCACCGGAAAGATCGATAGTGGCCCCTTCTGGAATCGGATCAAACCCATCAATCGGTAGCTTGGTATCAACGTTGATCAGTGTGAAGCTGCCAATCCTGGGACCGATAACTTCAAAATTAACAGTAAGGGAAACCAGTTGAGCAGGGTCAACTCCTGCATTGGCAATAGGAGAAGCCGTCAGTTGGTACGTACCTAGTGGAATAGTCTGCCCGTCAGCAGCCGGATTGGGAACGGATTCATCTCCATTCGTGCCATCAAATAGAGAATATGGCGATGCCGTGTCATCTCTGTTCTGCGCATCAGCAACACCATTAATTGCAGTCACGAACTGCACACCCGCTGCGAGCCCTTGCGTATCATCAAGAACTGCCCGGATGTTAATATTCTGAGGCAGTGCGGTTACATCAATTACATCTCCATCAGAGATCTCTTGAATGATATCACCCGTTGCGGCATCTACCAGTATGACGCTTGTTATTGCGGTATCATCGTCCGTCGGTGAACCCGTAACTTCAAACGAGACTGACAACGAGGGACCTTCTGCGCCCGTAGCGTCATCACCACTGAATGGAGTTGCTGTCAATTCATACATCCCATCCGGTAGTTGATCACCAAGCAAGTCTTCTGCAGTCCCTCCGAATACAGAGTAGACAAGGTCATTGTCAACACCCGTACTAATCACTTCTCCGGTTTCCGAATTGATCAGTTCAAATTGAACACTTTCGGTACAATCATCTGTTTCAAACACAAGCGCCAGTTCAGGAGTTGGTGAGCTGAACATACTTATATCGATCGTGGAATTATTTTCGATCGTTCCCTGACGCTCATCAGTAGCTGCGTCATAATATCCAAATACATCATCCAATGTATATTCAAGTACATCATACCCACCGCTCAAGACCGTCCCCATTAACTCCAGCGTATTCCCTCCTGGGCCACGAAATCTATCTACCACGAGAAGTAAATCTTCTACCCCAGCTCCGCTGTACTGTACTGTAGCTGTTTCAACCAACTCATCGCCATCGAATTGATACGCGACGCCATTTGCACCACTTGGGAAGATCCCCGACGCATCGCCTACTGTTTTCCCTGAAGAATCAAACAGATACAAGTCATAATCAGTCACCTCCGCTCCTGCACTCCATCTCAGCTCAATGGATAAATCGGACCCGCTATTCACTGTGCTGTTCAAGTAGAAATCGGGTGCAGGAATGTTGCTGCCAAAATAGGCCCGGCAAAAGTCGTGGGCATCCTCCGGAAAAGAATATTGGAGATTTTCCTGCGTATCAAAGTAGGTGTTTGTATACATCAGGTCGACCTGGTTCAATATCCGATCGGATCCGCGATCAGGTGCTGAACCGTTATCTCCACCGGCAGCTTCAGCAGCCACACGGTTTCTCGACTTCTCTTCTCGTATAGATGAAATGGTTGTCGCAATACGTTCTTTTGCTTCTTGGGTCAACTCTTTATCCAATCCAAGAATCGTCGTAGACCGTGCTTTTGTCTGTTGAGAAAAAGCCTGATGGACGCAAAGCCCCTGGGCAATGCCTACAACGAGAAATGCAAAAAGTGATACGAATGAAAGTGCATGTTTGCCAGGAAAGCTGACTGCGTTCATGATATCCTAAGGTGAACTGTGGGAAAATCAGAATATGATAAAGGTGCGATAACTCCTATGTCACATAGGGCGTACCTGTGATAGCCTAAATAACATCAACTGAGAAACATCTATATTTGTCTAGAGACATACACAGCATTTCAACGAGAAAAGGCTCACTTACTTCCAGAAAAGGATCGAATGAGTGGGTCACGCAGGTAATGTTGCCCTTCTCCAGCAACCTATTTTTTGTCGAATATACCCTTTTGGTGGATATCGAGCAAATTTTGAACTAAAACCTCATATATTCAGTGAATATAAGGACTTAAAAAAACATTTGTTGAGCACAATTTGCCTACAGGTAAATACATGCTTAATCTATACTCATGGATGACATTGAACGCATTTTGACATTGCTACAAAGCGAAGATCCGCGCCAGCGGGACTCTGCGTTCGATTCAATTCCGGCGTCTCTTCCAGACCAGGTTACGCTGGCTCTGATTAATACACTTAGGGACGACAATCTTGCTCTGAGGCAGCGATCGGTGGACACATTGATCGAAAAAGGATCCTCTTCATTACCCGCTCTTATAGAAGCACTTAGAATCGACGATCATGATATTCAATTTAATGTTATCAAGGTCCTCGGCGCCCTGGGTGATCAAAGAGCCACGCCACACCTCATTGACTTAATAGAACACGCTCCAGACAGCCTGCAATATGAAATTATAGAAGCGCTGGTACACCTCAAGGACCCTGAGGCGGTCGATACGCTAATAACAACATTAGGTAACAAAGAACCGACTATTCGTGATCTGGCTGCAAAGGGATTAACAATTCTGAGCAATTTCAGTCTCCCCTCTCTTTTCCTGGCTCTAAATAGCCCCCAATGGCTGATCCGCTCCTATGCTGCCCGCATTCTTGGTACCATTCGAAACCACCAGGCAGTCGCCCCCCTGGTTGAAGTGCTCCCTCATTCTGATTCCATCTTTCGCAAAGAGGTAATAGGTGCACTTGGTGTGTTAGGGGACCCTAAAGCGGTGCCGGCATTGCTACGCACGTTGAATCAGGGTGAACAAGAAACGATACAACCCCTAATCGAATCTCTCGCCAAAATAAATGACCCTCGCTCTATCCCTGCTATGATCGAAGCATTAAAGGCAGAAGAATGGAACAAGCATGAATATATAGTCGACAAAATTGTATCGATGGGTCCGCAGGTGGTTGACCACGCCATTCGATACAGCGGAGATACCAGTCCAAGGATTCGGATTGGGGTAGCCAAAATATTGGGCTGGTTTGAACAACCCGAGGTAACTGATGCTCTCATCACGTTAACCAGGGATGCCGACCAGGAGGTACGCCGCATCACGGCGGGCTCACTTTCTCAGCATCACAGCGAGGCCGGCATCAGGGCTCTAGTTAACCTTTTGGTCGATCCAAGCAACTCCATCTCTTCACAAGCAGCAAAGTCAATCATCCAATTAGCCCCCCATAGCCGCCCCACTCTTATCGCCGCACTCCGTAACCCAAACCCCAAAATTCGTCGACGCGCCGCTACCCTTTTGTGCAGAAAAGATGTCCACCAGGGTGCCAAGACCCCTTTCAAGATACCCCCTCAAGCAACGCCCTATCTGATGGATTGTCTTCAGGAGAGCCGGGAATACACAAAGTATTTGATCTTCCTGTTAACACATATTAAAGGAGATGAGCTTGCTGTACGAATAGGTTTCATCTACCAACGGCATCCCCAAATGAACCTGCTTATTCAAGAGCTTGATAGGTTGAATCTCTGGCAACACCTGTCGTTGCTATTGCAGGATCGACTCCATCTTACCTCTCATCTAGATTCGCGCGAGGCAAAGTCGATATATAATTCGCTGAAGGAAGCTGCAAAAAACCAACGCAAATACCTTAAGGGAGGGTACTGCTTCCGTCATTTTGCCCGGTTTGCCACGCAGAACAACAGCGGCATTGAGTACATGGGTTGCAGGAACTGCACCTCTACCATATTTGGAATCCAGGCTCCATCCGTGCACCTCATTCTGGATGACGCGATGGATAAAAAGATGGCGATCTATCCGGACCGCGCCGAAATAAATCGCTTAGCAATTAAACGGTCCGTCGATTTTGAGCACGTTCATATTGGATCATGCGATCCCGAGGAAATCAGATCGCTGTGCATTGAAATGGGAAATGACACAGAACCCTATAGACGAAAAGCCTATGCTACCGCTACGTGTTCAGTAGCTGCTACCACCTCACTTGATAGTGAAATGAAAAACCTTCTTGCTCAACATTTCAGAACGGTTAGCTATGAATCATAAAGTCAGGCTAACCGGATCGTATCGGATTTAGTAATAGTGCCCTCGGTCAGGATTCGAGCTCGGATGCCGCCTCTATTAACCATCGCAGGAATCAATTCAGGCTCATTCAAAAGGCGGGCGAGGTATTTACAGGGCTGGCATAGCCGCTCTCCTCTTAGCTTCACTGGCCCAATAAAAAACTCCTTTTTCACCAGTTCACGCAGGGGCACGCCGCGGGTGAGAAGATTGCGCCGGGACTCTTGAGGTGTCATGCTAATTCCTGATAGTTCGCGCATGAGTGCGAGATCTTCCTCTGCGATCAACGAAACGGCTCTGTGTGGTCCTGGCCACCGAGAAAAGGAGCCTCTTTCGTAAAAATAGCGATCGCCTTCAAGCCCTAGCCCAGGAACAGCAAGCACCTCTGGTAGATCTACCAGAGGTGCTCCTGAATGTGGTGCTATATGAATACCCGTTAGGGTACCTTCGAACATAGCTAAGATTAATCTAGAACAGGAATCAATTCGCCAGAATCTGTTCTGGTGAATACGCCACCATTTTGAAAGATGACGCGCTCGAGGTTTCCGTTTGGACTTGTTACTCGAATGGTAACAGCCTCAGGTTCGGGATCGATGGGCTCGTTCAAATCATTCACTTCAGGCCCCCGTGCAATCCCGAAGGTGAACCGGGTAATTCCATATGTAATACCCTGGTTATCAAAATTGTGATTTCCAAAGAGGTTATCTGTAAGCAGCACATTTGTATTACCTACAGCAACCACATTAGTACCTTCAGCGATAACCTGAATATTGGTCCCTGCTGCAAGGGGATTCATGTTTTGATCGTAAACAGAGTAGGTATACGTAGGCCCTACATCCAGATCAGGCTGATTAGAATCATACACAATTCGCGTAGATCCAGAGAAGAGAATCACTGTATCGTCCGTGATTTCAACTTCATCTCTATCAGCCGTACTTCCTGTGATGGTCACATAACCCGGCCCAAACTCAGGATGATCAGGCTGTGGAGGAGCTGATATAATCGAGACAGATCCCGTACCTAAAGCTCCCGTTGTTGCTGAACCGCCGATGATGCCCGCAGAGCTTGTAAAGTAAACAACAGTACCCTGGCGAACTGGATTCGAGTACTGATCGCCAACAAACGCAGTGATGCTCGTCTCGATACCCCATACTTCCCAGGCACGAGCCACATTAAATACTTGCGGTGCAATACCAAAGTGATCTTCGTCAGGCAGCCCGCCGTGAATTGCGATAGCAACGGGTTTAGACTGAATAACCCGTCCATCTACTGTTGCCGTAGCAATCACCTGAACAACACCTGCAATGGTACCGCTTGAGATATTCGTTTTTACACGCCCGTTTTCATCAGTCGTAGCCGTTTCAGGAAAAATAAACGCCTCGCCGCTTGGATTCGCTCCGAATCGGAAGCTGATCGTTGCTGCGTTTTCGGGAGTGATTTCGCGCCCCAGGGAGTCCGTGGCCTGGAAGACCAGTTCGGCAACTTCAACAGATCCACTTTCACGCACACCAATAGACGTAGCCGACTGACTATCTAACAGGATGTTAGAAGCTCTTCCTGACGAACGAATAAGCGGATCATCATCGTCATCATCTCCATCTCCGGTATCGACTTCAACGAATAGAACGGGAGCTACATCAATCGTTCTTTCAGGAACAATCGTTACTTCAGTATCCGTTGAGATAAATCCACTTTTACTATAAGAAAGGACCAACTCCTGGGTACTATCTGCCTCAAACTGCAGCGTATACTGCCCCTGAGCATTTGTAATTGCAATGGAATCACTTATTGATACTTGTACAATAACGTCTTCAACACCAACCCTGGTCAGGGAATTAACCACTGTCCCGGTAAGAGTTACAATCCCGCCTTCATCATCGTTAAAGGCATCACAGCCAGCCAGAACAAAGATAGTTAAGGTGAGCGTTAGAAAAATGGAAGTGAGTGTCCTCATTATTTGATACCTCTACGGGGTATTCCGATTAATTAATTATTCCTGATTAAGACTGGGCGCGTTATATAGTCTTTAATTATCTCGTTGAAATAGTAAGCAGCCACGAACTTTCGCACATTTCAAAGCAGTTAAAAAATAATATCTCTTTTCAGTTCACGAAAGGCAGAGCACATTGAGAGTTAATCAATCACTTACAATCATTATGTATTACGAGTAGAGAGGCTGGAGAATAACAATAAAAATGCCGAATGCGCACATTTTCCAGCTTATAAGGTACTCCTACAAGGCCTATTAGCTCCTATTCTTCTATAATTCAATCAACAGGACAATAAGCCACCGTCTTTATCAAGAACGAATGTGACCGTCGCCAAATCCAATCCATTTGTACGTAGTCAGTTCCTCAAGGCCCATCGGGCCGCGAGCATGCAGTTTTTGCGTGCTTACAGCCACTTCAGCTCCTAATCCAAACTGGCCGCCATCATTAAACCGTGTGCTTGCGTTTACAAACACGGCGGACGAGTTCACTTCGTTGATAAATTGATTTGCCTTTGCCCAATCGGTAGTCACAATGCTGTCTGAGTGATCCATGCTGTGCTCATGGATATGCTCGATAGCCTCATCGATGGATTGTACAATCTTGATACCCAGGATGAGAGACATCCATTCTTGTGAGAAGTCCTCTGGTCCGGCTAATTCTGCATGGGCATCCTGGCCATGTTGTGATAGGATCTCCATGGCTTCGGGTACAGCTTTTAACTGCACGGGATAGGTCGCCAACCGTTGGGCTACTTTAGGGATAACCGCCTCAGCAACCCGGTGATGCACCAGCACGGTATCGAGCGCATTACACACACTCGGGCGATGCACCTTCGCATTTTCTATGATATTAACCGCCTTCTCGACATCACATTCTTCATCTACATAGACATGGCATATACCAATGCCTCCCGTTATGACAGGAATCGTACTCTGTTCTTTACATAGCCGGTGCAGCCTGGCCCCTCCTCTTGGAATTAGGATATCAACATATTCATCCATGCGTAGCAACTCAGAAACCAGTGCACGATCCGGATTATCTATGTATTGAACAGCTGCAGCGGGAAGGCCCACAGAGGTTAGTGCTGCTTGTATAACATCAACCAGTGCCTTGTTACTGCGCAACGTTTCGCTTCCACCCCTTAGAATAGAGGCATTTCCGGTTTTCAAGCATAACGTTGCAATATCAATAGTTACATTTGGCCGTGCCTCATAGATTACCCCAACCACACCAAATGGAATTCTACGCTTCGTTACACGCATGCCATTGGTTAGCAAGCGGCTCTCCATATCCGCTCCGACAGGATCTGGAAGCTCAGCGACTCTCCGAATATCAGAAACCAACCCACCGATGCGCTTGGGGGTCAAAGAAAGCCGATCCAACAGAGCTTCGCCCGTCCCCTTTTCACGTGCAGCATGCACATCCATTGCATTCTCTTTCAGCACAAGCTCAGCGCGTTGTTCGAGTTCGTTGGCAATAGCCAGCAATGCCTCATTCTTTTGCTCTGTTGTTAAAATAGCAAGTTTTCGGCTTGCGACTTGGGCACTCCTGCCCATCACTTTTAAATCTGTTGTTACTTCCATGATTGTTCGTCTTCAAAGAGCAAAATGAGATCATTCTGATGAACCACTGGTCCTGATCCGTATCCTAGAATATCGTCGATTTGAGCTGATGTACGTCCTTTTATCCGTTCCATTTCGGACCTATCGTACCTGACTATACCGCGAGCAATTTCCTCCCCATCCTCAGTCCTAATAATAACACTGTCGCCACGATGGAAATTTCCATTTACACCGATTACACTCTCGGGTAACAGGCTGCCTTCGTTCTCTCGCAATTGAGAAGCTGAAACATCATTGACGGTCAACATTCCCTCAGGCGTCGAGCTGGCAAAGATCCATCGTTTCCTCTGTTCCAGAGGGTTTTGTATGGCAGGGAATCGAGTACCAACCGATTCACCACGTGCTATTCGTGTGATCACGTCTTGGACACTCCCTGATGCAATTACTACATCTGCCCCAGCCCTCCGAGCAATGTCAGCTGCTTGAAGCTTTGTAGCCATTCCTCCAATACCCAGACCGCTTACACTTCCTCCTGCCAGTTCGCGGAGCGTTGCATCAATCGTTCGCACCTCAGGAATCAGTTGGGCTTCAGGGTCTATTCGGGGATCTGCTGTAAATAGACCGGGTTGATCAGTCAAGAGTACCAAGAGCTCTGCCTCACTGAGTACCGTCACAAGTGAAGACAGATTATCATTGTCGCCCACTTTTATCTCTGACGTTGCAACGGCATCGTTTTCATTAATAACAGGCACAATGCGATGCTTCAACAACTCTAAAAGGGCGTCCTGCGCATTCAAGAACCGCTGCCGGTCTTGCACATCTGCCCTTGTGAGCAGCATTTGCCCTACATGAATGTCATAGATATCAAACAGGGTCTCCCAGACGTACATCAAGCGACTTTGCCCTACAGCTGCTAGCATTTGCCGCTCAGCCAGCGTTTCCTCCAGCGTTGGAAATTCAAGCGTCTCCCTTCCAGCAGCAATAGCTCCAGAAGAACACAAAATCAACTCGCAGCCTTCTTTGTGTAATTTAGAGCATTGCCGGACAAGCTCAATCATACCTTGACGATACAGGTGCTTTGAGCCATTTGTAAGGACACTGGTCCCTAGTTTGATTACAATTCGCTTGTACATCGTTGATACTGTTCGAGGAGCTTAATGAAGCCAAATACTAGAAATGATTCGTTACAACATGGCTATCACGCAGGCGACGAACCGACGAAACGATCTTTTCAGCCGCAAATTGCGTTTCTTCTTCCGTTGTAAACCTGCCCAGGCTAATTCTGAGGCTGGAGTAAGCAGTTTCGTCCGATAACCCCATGGCTTTAAGCACATGGCTTGGTTTACCTGTTCCTGTTGAACATGCGCTTCCTGTTGACACAGCAAGTTCTCGAATCTGCGAAACAAGATTTGCTGATGTGACGCCTTCGAACGCAATGTTTGATACATGAGGTAAACGAGGAGCCCCTTTTCCATTCACCTGTACGCCAGAAAGTGCATTTGTCACTTCCTGCTCAAAACCATCTCTGAGCTTCAAAAGCCGGCTCGATTCATTTTCCATGTCCGAGACAGCTAACTCGGTTGCGGCGCCAAAACCCACAATGCCCGGTACATTCAAGGTCCCTGCCCGTTTTCCCTCTTCCTGTGAGCCTCCGTGAATCAATGGAATCACGCGTACGCGGGGATTCCTTTTCCGGATATACATGGCCCCAATTCCCTTTGGACCAAAAAGCTTGTGCGCCGTGCAAGCGAAGAGGTCAATATGTTCAACACTAACGGGGACTTTACCCAGTGCCTGGGTACCATCTGTCATAAACAGTGCCTCTTTGGTCCTTGCCAGCCGAGCAATATCTGAGATGGGTTGTATGACCCCCGTTTCATTATTGGCCCACATGACGCAAACCAGGATCGTTTGGTCCGTGAGGGCGGCCTCCAATTCATCCAGATCTATTAACCCGGCACTATTTACCTTCAGATAGGTTACTTTACATCCCTGTTTCTCGAGATGTTGACAGGCCTCAAGAACCGCCTTATGTTCGGTTTGCACTGTAATGATGTGATTCCCCTTTCGTGCATACGTCGCTGCAACTCCTTTTATCGCTGTATTGATAGATTCAGTCGCCCCTCCAGTGAAATACACCTCCTCAGGCTGCGAGTGCAACGCTGAAGCCATTTGTTCTCTAGCTTGCTGAACGGCTTCAGCAGCGGCCCATCCAAATGCATGACCTTTGCTTGAAGCATTCCCAAAATGCTGGGTAAAAAAAGGCAGCATCTTTTCAACAACTCGTTTATCAACGGGCGTTGTTGCATTATAATCGAGGTAGATAGGTAGCTTCATGGATCGTCGGTCTTTTTTATTTATGACCCCGTATCGGGCGAAGGGTTCTCGCTTTCTCTCACCAGGCGGAATCCGAGTATGATTGCCTTGTAATCAGGAGCGAGGTTACCACGGTGGGAGCAGGTAGTGATTTCAGCGGGACTCCACCAACTACCTCCTCGTATTATTCGTGCACGCCCTGCATTTAGGGCTACCGGATCGACATTATCGTCCGGCTCATATAACGCATACCAATCCTGCACCCACTCCCAAACATTGCCCCGCATATCGTATAAACCCCAGGAATTTGGGTACAGTTGTTTGATGGGGTGAGGCCGTTCCCCTGAGTTTCCATTATACCAGGCCACATCATTCACCTGGCCAGCCCCAACCGTGCCTGCAAGGCAGGCATACTCCCATTCAGCTTCTGTGGGTAATCGATAGGTATACGCATCCGTCTTGAGTACATTCAGGCTGTCTACGAATTGCTGCACCTCAAACCATGAAATCGATTCAACAGGGTTGTACGGATTTACAACATCGCTAGGGTTGTATGCCATAACAGACTCCCACTGCAACTGCGTCACTTCATGGATGCCGATCTCTATGTCTTTCGAGATCACGACGCTGTGCGCCGGCACATCGCCATCTTTTTTCCGAATAAATACTCCTTTGGGGAGCGAAACATACGACGTAGAATCAAACAATGACGCCCTGGCCAAATCCTTCCCTAAGCGGTCTGCCGGCTCATCACCGGTCTGATTATTTATCATTGAGTGGCCGCTACTCTCCTGCCCCCATACGGGTTCATTTACAACGCCAATTACACCACACACCACAAAGCCAGAAAAGGCGACTAGACCCTTTTTTATAATTGAGGTGCGCAAAAAGTGCTCATGGAAGTTGAGTACTAATTCAAACCATATATGCATCCGCTGTACGAGAATCATGGAATTATCGAATTAATCCATCCCTTTTTTCAGAATACAAGTTATTTCACTAAAATAAGGAATTAGTTTTTGCGCGCTGTATTATATACTACCGCCTAAGAAAACTACTTCGTCCCGCTTACACACTGTACGTACTCATGCTTTATTTCACCCAGAGGCTTGTATTCATACTCATCGTATGTCTACTCGGTACCAGTACCCTATTTGCTCAAATCCCCCCTGCACCCGATCGATCCGAAGGAGATGGCCCTTATGAGAGGCTCATCTTAAGGGGTGGAATCCTTATCGATGGAACCGGGTCTCCCCCGGTAGGGCCGGTTGATATTGTGGTAGAGAATGACCGGATAACACGAATACAATCCGTGGGCTATCCCTCAAGTACGGGGAATATCTATAATGGGAACCGGCCAGAACCTGGAGATCGTGAAATCGACCTTGCAGGCATGTATGTTTTGCCTGGATTTGTAGACATGCATGGGCATATAGGCGGAAGGTGGCAGGGGACGCCAGCCGAATATGTCTTTAAGCTGTGGATGGGGCATGGGATCACAACGGTGAGGGACCCGGGAAGCGGAAATGGGATTGATTGGACGCTTGGACATAGAAAAAGAAGCGAATCTAATTTCATCACTGCACCCCGGATCTATGCATACATCCGATTCGGCTCCGGAGCTGAAAACCATCCAAGTACTCCCGAAGAAGCCCGGGAATGGGTACGTTTCGTAGCAGATAAAGGAGCCGATGGGATAAAGTTTGGAGGCGCAGCACCGGAAATATTGCAAGCCGCTCTCGATGAAGCTAAAGTGCAGGGGCTAGGGACGGCGATGCACCACTCGCAGACCTACGTCGCAAGAGCCAATGTCTTGGATTCTGCCACATGGGGACTCACAACGATGGAGCACTGGTACGGCTTACCCGAAGCTCTTTTTACAGATCGCACGGTACAGAATTTTCCGCTGGATTATAACTACAACAACGAGCAACATCGATTTGGTGAAGCCGGCCGGTTGTGGAAACAAGCTGCACCCCCGTTCAGCGACCACTGGAATGCTGTCATGGATTCACTCATCGAACTCGATTTCACCCTTGTGCCAACCATGACCATCTATGAGGCAAGCAGGGATCTCATGCGCTCTATGCGAGCAGAATGGCACGATGAATACACATTGCCTTCCTTGTGGGAATTCTATAAGCCAAGCCGGCGTGCCCACGGGTCGTACTGGTTTCACTGGACTACCGAGGACGAAATCGAATGGAAGAACAATTATAAAATATGGATGACGTTCCTCAACGAGTATAAAAATCGCGGCGGGCGTGTTGCCACAGGAAGCGACTCTGGCTTTATCTATAAGCTGTACGGATTCGACTATATCCGGGAACTGGAGCTTTTCCGGGAAGCAGGATTTCACCCACTTGAGGTGATCTGGGCTGCCACCCTCAAGGGAGCAGAAGCACTCGGAGCCGACAAGGACATTGGAAGCATTCAGGTTGGCAAAAAGGCAGACTTTGTCATTCTCGACCAAAACCCCCTCCAAAACCTCAAGGCGCTTTATGGAACGGGTGCGATAAAACTAAACGATGAGTCTGGTGAAGTTGAACGAGTCGGAGGAGTAAAATACACGATCAAAGATGGCATTATCTATGACGCGAAGGCGCTCCTGGAAGATGTCCGCGAAATCGTGAGAGACGCTAAGGAGGAAGCGGACCTGCCTGCAGATGAACCGCTTGCGGATCCATCTAATCCATCTAATTAAATCTCAAATCGGAGGGTATGCACAGCATAGGAATTCCGTCTATTGATTAAGAAACAGTCTATTATTCTTTATCAATTGTGCCTCCTATGCTTGTGCGCCTTCTAGTTTTTATTCTTCTTCTCTCATCGACTGCTCAGATCTCCTACAGCCAACTGCTTGCTGACACGCTGTATTCATGGCAAGGGTATTCGAAGTCAGCGATTTGCGGTATCCAACTCTTTAAGAACCCATCCGGGAGCACAAAAAAATATACGCTTGTTTTAACAGAGCTGGCAGACAATACAGGCCCTACTACAGCCGCTGAAATCGGATATCTCGCTGAAGCTATTGGCCGTGCGTATCATTTTGACCCCACCGTGGCGTTCTGGGTTATCCATTGGGGAGATTTTAGTTTTTCAAATGCCAGTAGATCAAAAAAAGAACTCTTCATCCGTGCTACGTTCCGCCGAACGGCATCACAACGCCTTGGAGCGCCACAGTGGAAGATCATTAGCAGGGAGGACGTTGAGAACTATACCGACCGCCAATTTCTAAGGTGGAAATGGAAATAAAGAGAGGAATAATTTCTGAGTATCTTCACAATCTGCAAAGCAACTTTTTTGCAACGAAGCTACATTTTCTTGCAAATTAAGGCTAAAAACACGATTTTTCTAAATAGGCAAGGCACCGAGGTCTAAGTTGCGCGGAAGACCCCGGTGCCTATGAACCACTCATCGGAAGACACATAACGTACTACGGAAGCATAAGGAGCAAAGTTACACTAAGTTGTATTTATTTTGCCTCCTTATGCTTTCTTAACGTTTATTAACACCTCTTTAGTGTTTCAGGGCGCTAATCTTTTAATCTCCCACTCTTCGTTTTCCCCCAACTGATATGTAATTCGGTCATGAAGTCGGCTTGGCCGGCCTTGCCAAAACTCTAGCGTTGAAGGGACAAGCGTATACCCTCCCCAGTGATCGGGACGTGGTATCTCTCGTCCTTCGTATTGCTGCTCCAGGGCTGCAAATCTCTCTTCCAACTCCTCTCTTCCTTCAACGACTTCACTTTGAGCAGAAGCCCATGCGCCTATCTGGCTTCCTCGAGGGCGCGTCTTGAAATATTCATCTGAAACGTCCTCAGAGGTTTTCTTCACGATACCATCAACTCGAATCTGCCGGGCCTGGGGCAACCACAAGAATACGAGAGAGGCCCTGGGGTTTTCCTCAAGCTCCATGGCCTTTTGACTTCGATAATTGGTAAAGAATACGAACCCTTCTTCGTCCACTTCCTTCAACAGCACAATTCGACCTGATGGTACTCCTTTAGCAGTTGATGTGATTAATGTCATCGCGTTCGGCTGGTGAATGCCAGCATCTATCGCCTCTTGCATCCAGAGTTCAAACTGTTTCAAAGGATTTGCATGAACCTCAGATTCTAATAGACCATCCTCGCGGTAATCTTCTCTTATTTCTGAAATTTTCTTCACGTCCTGCATCTTATTTTAGTACGATAATTTTTTGTAGAATTTACCAGAACTCACATACATCCCATGCATATCGAAACGCTGCTCGCACATACAGGTTGCTTAGATGATCCAGAGACTGGCGCTATTGTCGCTCCGATTCATCTTTCAACTACCTTCCATCGAAACGACGATGGGACGTATCCGAGAGGCTTTATTTACAGTAGGGATAATAATCCTACGCGTAACCTTTTTGAGCAAACACTAGCGCTCATTGAAGGGGGAGAGGATTGTACGTCCTTCTCCTCAGGAATGGCGGCCACCCACGCAATCATTCAAGCGTTGTCTCCAGGGAGTCATATTATCATTCCCGATGATGTATACCATGGGCTCACCAACCTGGCTGACAATATGTTTGGAAACTGGGGGATATCTTTCGATAGAGCCAGAATGACAAATCTTGATGATATTGCGAAACGCATTACACCACATACACAATTGATCTGGCTTGAAACTCCATCAAACCCGATGCTGCAAATAGCTGATATTAGAAGCATAACGCAGTTGGCAAAGGAGCACGGGGTGTACGTCGTTGTTGATAGTACATGGACCACTCCCTTATTACAGCGGCCATTGGATCTAGGCGCAGACCTGGTTATTCATTCTGTAACCAAATACCTCGCCGGGCATTCTGATGTTCTTGGAGGTGCTGTTGTAGCAAAAAGGCATACACCATTGTCCGAAGCTATCCGAGATATTCAAAAATCATGCGGCGCTGTAATGGATCCATTCAGTGCATGGTTAACGATGAGAGGCATGCGTTCTCTTTCTTCCCGGCTAAAAACCCAGTGCCAAAACGCACATGCAGTAGCTCAATTTCTTGCTGGTCACCCCCTGGTAGAACAGGTTCATTACCCGGGCCTTTCCAACCATCCAGGACATTCGATCGCTAAACTTCAGATGTCCGACTTTGGAGCGATGCTGTCGTTTCAGGTCGCTGGAGAGGCCAGCAAAGCATTTTCAGTTGCTGCCCAAACAAAAATCTTCCAAAGAGCCACAAGCCTTGGAGGTACGGAAAGCCTGATAGAGCACAGAGCCTCAATTGAACCTGAAACCTCTCAGACTCCTGATAATTTACTTCGGCTATCTATTGGCCTTGAGTATGTAAATGATTTGTTGCAGGATCTGGACAGGGCTTTAAAAGATTAAACAGCCATTACATTTTTGTAGTCATATACGAACACTATGAAGCTCCCTTTTTTTCTAGCTAAACGATTCGTAGCCGGCGAATCGTTTTCAAAGTCTCTTCCAGCAATCCAAGAGTTAACTGGAAAAGGTCTTTTTGTTACGCTGGATCTACTTGGTGAATATGTAACCGACAAAGAAGTCGCTAATCAAGCAAGAGACTCCTACATAAAACTGGTACAGGTTGTCGATGAGTCCAGAAACTTTCGGCAAGAAGCCAATATCTCCATCAAGTTGTCCATGATGGGTCAGAAAATTGATGCACAATTATGCGAGGACAACTTGTACCAACTCCTAACGGTAGCAAAGGAACACGACGTCTTTGTTCGGTTGGACATGGAAGGGAGTGACATCACAGAATCTACCCTCTCTCTTTTTAAAGCGGCTTATAGAGAATTCCCCGATCATGTCGGGACGGTCCTTCAAGCGTATTTAAAACGAACTCAGGCAGACGTCGATGAAATGTGTTCGCTGAATGCACGCATCCGCATCTGCAAAGGCGCCTATAAGGAGCCGGCTGAAATAGCGTATCAAGATATGCCTGCCATCCGAACACACTACTTAACCTATGCAAAGCAACTTATCAAGGATGCAAGATACCCAGGTATTGCTACCCATGATGACCAGCTAATTGATGCAGTAAAAGCGTTTGTTCAGGAAGAGCGCATAACCAAAGATCAATTTGAATTTCAGATGCTTTATGGGATTCGACCTGAAACACAGTTGAAGATTCTTCAAGAGGGCTATAACATGCGTATTTATATCCCTTTTGGGACGCAGTGGCTGCCGTACTTTACTCGCAGATTACAGGAAAGAAAGGAGAATATCTGGTTTGTTCTAAAGAACCTGGTGCGCAAGTAAAATAGATCAGACGATTATTACGCGTGCTTGAGGTTGCTCTCTAGCTCAACTACACCCCTCACACGCACAACGGTTGTTTCGATCAAACGCTTTACTTCCATAGAAACGACATCTCCATCCAAAACCACGCGCCCTTTGGCTACCTTTATGGTGATATCTGCGGACCGTGTAGAAGCATTTTTAAACAATTGCTTCTTTATCCGCGCTTCTATCACGAGGTCCTGAATACGCTCAGACACATCGGAAGTATCGTACTTTACCGGATTGGGAGGAGGTACCTTTATCTCTAACGAGTCTTCCCTGGACTCCAACTTAGGTAGTGATAGAGGAGAATTAAAGCCAGACAAACTGCTTTTCTGCAGTTCGTTATTGGGAGATTTGTCCTGATGTATCACCCACGAATTTGCCAGGAGGGCAAATCCGAAGGCAATAAACACCGTATATAAAATGGGTCTTACCTGCATAGCATTTGGGGCATGCGACAGGTAGTAAGATAAATAAATCTGCGTTTCTATACAGCAGCAGAAGAAATTTCAGCGACTCCATGTTCGGCAAGCCATCTCTCGGAGTCAATTGCTGCCATACAACCTGTCCCTGCTGCTGTAACAGCCTGTCGATAAACATGATCCTGCGCGTCACCACAAGCAAAGACGCCCGGAACGTTTGTGTACGTTGTATCTGGTTGCGTCACTATATAGCCCTGATCATCCATATCCAACCAATCAGAAAAGATGTCCGTGTTAGGCTTATGGCCAATGGCAACAAATAGCGCTTTAACAGCAAGATCCGAAGTCTCACCTGTCACTCGGTTTTTGAGTTTCACTCCTTCTACCTCTTTGTCACCGATTACATCAACCACTTCGGTATTCCAGACAAACTCGATCTTCTCGTTTTCCATCGCCCGCTCCTGCATAATTTTTGAAGCCCGCAACGTATCGCGGCGGTGGACCACATGAACTTTGGAAGCAAAACGCGTTAAGAACAAGGCTTCTTCCATTGCCGTATCCCCTCCACCAACAATTACTACTTCTACATCTCTAAAAAATGCACCGTCACACGTAGCACAAGCCGAAACGCCATATCCCAGCAGCCGCTGCTCTCCTTCAAGGCCTAAATACTTGGCGGATGCACCCGTTGAGATGATAATCGTTTGGGTTAGAAGCGGGGTTTCTTCATCGACAATAAGCTTGAATGGCCGCTCAGACAAGTCAACGCTGGTGACTGTACCGTATCTAAGATCAGCACCGAATCGCTCTGCTTGTGCCTCAAACAATTGCATCATTTCTGGTCCCATGATACCATCAGGGAAGCCAGGAAAGTTTTCTACATCTGTCGTGGTTATGAGCTGACCACCAGGCTGAATGCCCTGGTACACTATCGGTTTTAAGTTTGCTCGTGCTGCGTACAATGCTGCAGTTAGTCCAGCAGGACCCGAGCCAATGATAGTTACATTTGTCTGTTCCGCGTTGGAAAAATCAAGGTCGTTCATAATCAGTAGCAATTTATAATAAAGCACCCGAAAGAGCGAACACAGAAATGTGTGTGCACACTTTCGGGTGAAGCTCTATGTAAAGCAATCTATTGGGGGCCTGGCTCTATAACAAGAGCCAGGCATTTATATCAATTATGCGTGCTGAGCAACTGCATTTTCCAGTTTGTCAGCAATGATTTTCTTACGGACGGCTCCGGTAATCTGATCCACAACCTGCCCGTCTTTAAAAATCAATAATGTTGGAATCGAGCGGATGTTATAGTTCATCGGAACGGTCTGATTTTCATCAACATCCATCTTAGCCACAACAGCGCGTCCGTCAAATTCTTCTGCTAATTCCTCAATAACTGGCGCAATGGCACGACAAGGACCACACCAGGTTGCCCAGAAATCAACCAACACAGGTGAATCTGATTCAAGAACGTCAGTTTTAAACGTGGCATCAGTAATGGTTTTGTACTTTGCCATATTATTTGCCTCCTATATAAAAATTATGTTTTAATAGCTTGACCAACAGTAGTGTCGATATATATGTTTCCCCACATAACAAAACGTTACAGCAGGTTCAATTCAATTATAAATGCACTTATTGAGCCATCAATTCAGGTATCGCCGACTCATAGGTTGCGGATAAATCCATCGTATCAATATCCACAATTTGCTGACTTCCAACTTGCAGCACAAATCGTCCTTTGTTAACCTTTCCAAGGTGAGTCAGTTGCACCGGCAGCGAAGATATACTTTGATGGAGCTGATCTGAAATACCAGCGGGTGCTGACAATACAATGCGCGACTGGGACTCTCCAAACAAGAGGGCGTCCAGCCGAATGTCAGAACCAGGTTGTAAAGTGACATCACATCCTAATTCGCCAGAGAAAATTGCTGATTCAGCTAAACAAACAGCCAATCCACCATCCGAAACATCATGGGCACTACGCACATGCCCCGCACGAATGAGCGCCATTAATGCAGCCTGTACATGCTGCTCCTCTGTTAGATCGAAGTGAGGAGCATCCCCGGCAGTGAGTCCTTTCACATAAGCCAGGTATTCTGAACCACCTAAATCGTTTTTAAAAGCCCATGCCCCTGGAGAAAGCAAATAGATATCATCGCCTTCCGACTTAAAGTCTGCCGTTGTAACCTGAGTTTTCATATCCTCGACCAGCCCCAACATGCCGATAGTTGGCGTTGGGAATACAGCACTCTCAGGATTTTCATTGTAGAAGGATACGTTTCCTCCCGTAACTGGCGTGTTGAATGTCCGGCAGGCATCTCCCATTCCAGCCAAAGCCTCTTTGAATACCCAGTAGACTTCCGGCTTGTACGGATTTCCAAAATTCAAGCAATTTGTAATGGCCAGGGGCTTTCCACCAGCACATACGACATTACGGGCGGCTTCAGCTACTGCAATCTGCCCTCCTTTCCTTGGATTAAGGTATACATAGCGCCCATTACAATCTGTCTTTACAGCCAGGCCTTTATTGGTCCCTTTTACTCGTACTACTGCCGCATCGCTTGGCCCTGGACCAACGACGGTGTTGGTTCGAACCGTACTGTCATACTGCTCAAATATCCATCTTTTAGACGCGATATTAGGGGCACCAAGTACTTGGATTAACGTGTCCTGAGCAGAAGCTGCATCGATATCTGCATGGCTCTGGAGATCAAACCCACGTGTATCAGTCAGGTAGGCGGGTTCTTGCGTTTCGCGCACATAAACAGGAGCGCCACCACCTAATACAAGATGTTCTGCAGGTACATCTGCCACGACCTCATTGTGCCAGAGCACTTTCACACGGCCATCGTTGGTCACTTCTCCAATATGCTCTGCATGGAGGTCCCACTTAGCAAAAACCTCTTCCAGCCTTTCCTCACAACCCGGTTTACACACAACCAACATGCGCTCCTGGCTTTCCGAAAGCATGATCTCATACGGTGTCATCCCTGTCTCACGAACAGGCACTTTTTCGAGATGAAGCACCATACCGCTCTCTCCCTTAGCACTCATCTCACAGGAGGAACAGGTGATGCCTGCAGCTCCCATGTCTTGCATACCAACGATCAGCTTTTCTTTAATTATTTCGAGAGACGCTTCCAAAAGAAGTTTCTCTGTAAACGGATCGCCTACTTGCACACTCGGCCGTTTGGCTTCGCTTTCTTCTGATATTTCTTCCGAAGCAAAGGTAGCACCGTGGATGCCGTCCCGACCAGTAGCTGAACCAACGATGTAAACAGAATTACCTGTACCACTGGCTGTTGCCGATACCGTTTCTCCGCTTTTAACAATTCCCACGCTCATTGCATTTACGAGGGGATTTCCTGCATACGAGGGATCTGTATATAGCTCACCGGCGACAGTCGGTACTCCAAAAGAGTTTCCATAATTCCCAATGCCTCTCACAACCCCGTCGACCAGGTATCGAACGTGCGGGTCCTCCAGTGAACCAAAACGAAGCGAGTTCAGGGAGCAGATAGGCCGTGCGCCCATGGTAAAAATATCACGCTGGATGCCTCCCACACCAGTTGCTGCGCCTTGATAAGGCTCTACCGCGGAAGGGTGGTTGTGAGATTCGATCTTAAAAGCAACCGCCAATCCATCTCCGATATCAACCAGGCCGGCGTTTTCTTCTCCCGCTTCTACTAGCATACAATCGCCGTCGCGCGGGAGTTTTTTCAACTCAACGATGGAGTTTTTGTATGAACAGTGTTCGCTCCACATCACTGAGTAGATGCCCAGTTCGACGAATGTTGGTGTTCTTTCTAGCTTCTCTAAAATCCAACCATATTCCTCTTCAGTCAGTCCGTGAGAGAGGGCCAGTTGAAGGTCTACTTCAGGATATTGCAATCTACAAGCCTGCTACAATTAGTGGATAAAAGATGTGAGTGACACAAACCGAGGTGGGAACGGGAAAGGACCTGATTAGGATTCCTATCCTAGGCCATAAACACCACGGGTTTTACAAAAAATCACATTCCTTTATTGTATTCATCTGGAGAAACTCCAAATGCCTGGCGGAAAACGCGTGCAAAGTGGTCGTAACTATGGAAACCAACCTGCTCGGCCACCTGGCTTACATCCATATCTGTAGCGGTAAGAAGGTCTACTGCTTTTTTCAGCCTCTTTGTTCTGATAAAGCCGGCAGGGGAGAGGCGGGTGAGTTTTCTTATTTGGCCATGCAGCCGCCTTACCGATACGTTCACTTCGTTCGAAAGCGTTTCCAGGCCAAATAAACTATTGGATAGGTTGTTCTCTACAACAGTATGGACGGCTTCAATGAACAGGGAATCCGAGATCTGAGTGGTTGAATCTTCGGAATTAATCACTGGGCGCTTGATGCCTCCTTGCTTTAAATATCGCCTGACATCCACCATGTTTTCTACTGCAACAAGCAACTCAGCAGATTGAACGGGCACCTTGAGCCAATCATCTGTGGCCTTGATGAGATGCGCTGTTTCACCGTTTGACTTCTTAGGCAGCAATAGCAATACAGGGATGTGCCACAATGAAGAATCAGATTTCAGTTTGCGGCAAAACGCCATGCATGCTTTTTTTGAATCGACTAGCCCAAGAATGATCAGGGCAGGCCTGGCTATACGCGCGATACGGAGAGCTTCATCCAGGTCCGTACTTTCAAGCGTACTATAGAACCGGTGAAGCAAATTCGTGAGTGAGGTTCTAAACTCGGGATTGCTTTCTACGATCAGGACTTTTGAAAGCGCAGTCTGCCGCTGAGCGGTCGTAAAGGGGTTCGACGCGACAGAATCCATGGGTTTACTTCGATTTCTGGGACCCATCCCAGACACTCTATCACGAATGACCCGATTTTCGGGTAATCGTTTTTGCAATTTCCTTGCTACTGCCGCAATTTCAATACTGCTTTTCTCCATAACCTCTTTCTTCTTCGATGCTTTCGACTTTCTACGGTCCCGCCATTCGCGCCATCTCAAGATGGATAGAATAGAGACGACGCTCAGTATGAAAAACAGAATGCTGGATGTAGTAGAACCTATAACAAAGTTAGCTCTGGACTCAGCAACCTGTGCAACCTGTTCAGGACCAGGGACGAAAACCGGGTGAGAGAGGGGGGGCACTCCGGAAATAGTGACAGAAACGCACGAAGCGTGTTCTGTAAAGGGCAAGCATAATATTGAGTCATTAACACGCGCAATCAGGAGCAATGTAAGCACATTAATCCATAAGCATAAGCTTAAGAATAAGCATCTTTGTATTGCAACTTGTGACATTTCAGGAGGCGACGTTTAATGAGCTGATGCACTGTACGACTCAACACCAACTAACTTTAAAATACTATTATTATAAATAGGATGCAGCCAAAAGTAGTAGAAAAATGATAAAATATATACAGAAAGAGTATATGCAGATGAGCCATTGACGGATCCCTTTGAAACCAAAAAGCTCATTAGAGTTCCGGATACGAGTACTCATGCGGGTGCATGAGTACGTTTCTTGTTTCTTGTTTCTCGTT